>Ga0154942_109_pt1 | contig 10529 bp, 14 predicted proteins | sample RifCSPhighO2_01_FD_105910 | JGI IMG/M metagenome (GOLD analysis project Ga0154942, IMG submission 105910) | Candidatus Giovannonibacteria bacterium RIFCSPHIGHO2_01_FULL_43_140 | reverse complement strand
TGGATTTTTGGCGAAAAAGAAACGGATTTATCAATAAGGGCAAAAGAAATTTTTTCATAAATTCATAACACTATGCGATACGTAATTTACGCAAGAAAATCGAGTGAAAGTGAGGAAAGACAGATTTTGAGTATTGAAGCGCAGCTCGCAGAGCTGCAAGAGCATTCCGCCAAAGAAAAACTTAAAATTGTCAGTGTGCGCGGCGGAGCCGCACATTTTGCCCCGCCACACCCGAGCCGCGCTCCACGCGGCGAGGGCAGAATTCCGTTCGAGCTATTTCCAAAAGGCACCGAAAATAAAAAATTTTTTATAATTAGGTAAATAATTATGGATTTAATATTTTTTCTTAGCATTTTAGTAAGCGTTTTTTCACTTGCTCTTGTGTTGGTTGGCATACCAGCCCAAATCGTAAAAAATTATCGCGAAAAACGTTCCGGGCAACCCCTACTTACTATCCTTATTGCTATTGGTTTCTACGCTTCTCAAATTGCATTCTTTATCGCGACTGGGGCATATTTACCACTCACCTCTTTTTTCGTCGGAATTATTATGTGGGGCGTCACTCTTGTGCAACATGTTCTTTACCGCAAAAATTCTGGATGAGTTTTTGTAACTTATTAAATTTGCTACAATAACTCTATGGAACCAAACGAGCAACAAACAGGAAAGGTTTTGTTGAGTTGGGAAGCGCACGAGTATTTTCACCATGACCATTCAACTGACTGGTATTGGTGGACGGGCCTTGCGGCCATGGTCCTTTTGGGCCTGGCCATCTGGCAGCATTCGTTTTTATCCGGCGTCTTGGTGCTGATCGGTTGGTTTACCATCGTGCTTTACGCCGTCCGTCCCCCTAGACTGATAAAATTCGCCATCGCCGAACGAGGCGTCTTGATTGAAAAAACGCTCTACCCTTGGCAAAATCTCCAGTCGTTTTGGATTTTTTATAATCCCCCGCTCCACAAAGATTTGGCCCTGGAATCCAAAAAGGCTTTCATGCCACGGATTAAAATCGCTTTAGGGAAAACCGACCCTTCCCAAGTCCGCGAGATTATGAAAAAATTTCTCCCTGAAGTGGAGCAAGAAGAGTCCTTGATTGACAATCTTTCCCATCTTGCTAAGTTTTAAAAAAATTGTTACCATACCATTATGACTAAAATAATCAAAAATCAGCCGCTAATCATACAAAAGAAAAATGGCAATTTAGTAGTTAAAAGAAATTTGCAAGCATTCAGGGCGCTACGAGGAATATTAAAAGGCAAAAAAGCGATAGACCCCATAAAATGGCAGAGAAAAATAAGAGCCGAAATGGAGATAAATCGGCCCTAAAGAACACTTATTTTGAATTATCATGTTTGTTCTAGACACAAACGCCTTAATCTATTACACTACTGGCGATAAAGCAGCTGTGCATTTTTTTGATACGCACGAAAACTCATTATTGTATGTGCCTAGCATAGTAGTTGCGGAATATCTTTCTTACCCATCGCTAACTCCAGAGGCAATGGCGGCTTTTAAGCAATTCACATCTCAAGCTATAATATTAAATTTAGATTTTTCGTCAGCAGAATTGGCGGCGGCAATAAAACGAAACTATAAAATCAAACTTGATGATGCTATAATCGCGGCGTCATCAATGCTGGTTGGCTCAATTTTAGTCACAAGAAATATTCGTGACTTTAAAAAAATTAAAGGTTTAAAGTTAATTGAAATATAAGCCATCGTCGTTCAAAGCCGACGCACTATTAAGTATAGAACAATGGTTGAAGAATTTAAAAATAAAGATAGAGAAACAACTTCAACGCCTGAAAGAAGCAGTAAAATCTCCTTACCAGACATTCTTGTATACGAAAATCCTAATAGAGGAAAATATCAAGAAATAATTAAGAGCTTGGAGGCCAGAGTTGCTAGAAACCCTTTCGGCTCTCCGCCTGATGAATACTCTGAAGAGTGGATGCGTTTTCTTATGTTTGCAGAAAAAATTGAAAAATATCCAGAAGATTATAGATTCTTCCAAGAAAAATTAAAAGGAGATATTCTTATAGATCTAGGTGGCGGCAGAGGAACCAATATGAAGTATTTTGCAAGAACTTTTGGCGTCAGGACCTACATAGATGTTGAGCGGTATCTCAGCAAGGACCTGCCAGTTGATCCATTTAAAGACTTGAGTGAAAAATTTGTGGACCAACCTGAAAATATGCAGATTTTAGTAGTTCAAGCGGATATGTTGGATTTCATTTCTAGATTGCCGGATAATTTTGCCAATTTTAACTTAAACGGCATAGATTCACTCGTCATAGAAGACCCCGAGTATCATTATGCTTTAGCTAAAGAGTTGGTTCGCACTACAAAAAAGGGCGGTATAGTATTCGGTATAAATAGCGACGCTTTATATTCACTTGGGCCCGCTATGAAACAGTTTGAACGTGAATACAAAAAAGACGATAGGCTTGTGCAAATTTTTGAAAAAGTTTAAAATGTACACTTAAACGAGTCCCCATAGCTCAATGGATAGAGTACGGGTTTGCGGAACCCGGGATGGAGGTCCGATTCCTCTTGGGGACATAAAAAAGAACGCCGTGCGGCGTCCTAAATCCTGGCTTCTTTTGGAGCAACAAACCCGGGTTCGTTGCTTTGAAGAAAAGTTTTATCCTCCAAAAATTTAAGGATGGGCGAAACCCACGCCACCTCAAATGAGCACGACTCAACCAAGGGAGCTTCATCTTGGCTAGCTTGGGATTTTTCTAAACAGCGATAGAAATTACCTTTTTCGTAAAAAAGTGAGATTTTTTTCGGTCCGATTCCACCAATATGTATAGCCAGGAAGCACTTAGAAGCAGAACTTTCGCAAGAAACAATAAACCGGGTGAGACGATCTCCATTATTCTCAATCAGTTGCATCACCGCTTCTTTGTTGCATCGCCACCAGATAACTTTCGTAGCTTTTCGTAAACGCTTGGCAAGCTCTTTTGTAAACAGCTTATGCATTTGATCTTTCATCTTTGGCTCCTTCCTATTAGAAATCTAGCCCAAGTTTAGCAAATCCGCTAAACTTGTCAATATGACTCCGGAAACTAAACTTGAAGAAATTTTTACCAAACTGGCGCCGAAGCAGAAAAGCGCGCTGAAAAATTTATGCATTTTGACCGCTGAAGATTTATTGTGGCATTTTCCTTTCAGGTACGAAAATCCGGCGGACTTAAAAAGAATCAATGAGGTTTTTGAGGGAGAGCAAGTCCGCATCTGGGGCAAAGTAAAAAAAATTGACTACGAAAAAACCTGGAAGAAAAAATTAAATATTGCCTATGCCACGATTGAAGACGCAACGGGGCGCATTAAACTTGTTTGGTTCCGCCAACCCTACATCGCCAAAATGCTTCCCGAGAGCTCTTGCGCGATATTTTCCGGGAGAGTCGCTTTAAGAAAATCCGCAAATGGCAGAGAAAAATACATCGCCAACCCGCTTTATGACATAGTTCCTTGTAGCTTAGTGCCGAATTTTTCTGCAACAATAACGCCGTCTCTCCAACCGCTTTACCCCACCACAGCTGGCCTCTCTTCTCTTTGGATTTCAAAAGCTGTTTCTAAAATTCTTTCACAAATTAAAATAAATGAATTTCTGCCCAAAGAAATCATAGATAAATATCATCTGCCGGAGCTTGGGAAAGCGCTCCGCTGGGTTCATATTCCCAAAACCGCGGAGCACGCCTCGGCCGCCAAAAAAAGATTCGCATTTGAAGAAGTTTTTTTGATGCAGCTTTTGAGAATTACGCAAAAAGAAGAAATTAAAAAAACCGCGGGCGTCGGATTTAAAAATTTAAAAAAATTAAAAGAAGAATTTTTGGGCCTCTTTAATTTTCAGCCGACCAAAGCGCAGCTTCGCGCCATAGACGACGTGATTAAGGATTTTGAGTCGGGGCATCCCATGAACCGGCTTTTGGAGGGCGATGTGGGCTCCGGCAAAACCGCGGTCGCGGCTGCTGCGGCGTATATGGTCGCCAAAAACGGCATGGAAGCGACCTATATGGCGCCCACCGAAATATTGGCGAGGCAGCACTTTGAAACTTTCACTAAACTTTTTAAAAATTCTGGAATAAAAATCGGCCTTTTAACTTCTTCCATTTCCGATAAATTTCCTTCCAAGGTGAATCCAGCGCTCTCCACTCATATTTCAAAAAGCCAGCTTTTGCGTTGGGTGGCCAACGGAGAAATCCCGATACTAATCGGCACGCATTCTTTAATTGAAAATAAAGTCGCTTTCAAAAATCTCGCGCTGGCCATGGTGGACGAACAGCACCGCTTCGGAGTCATGCAACGCTCGCGGCTTCTTAAAAAAAATAAGGCACTGCCACATTTTCTTACCATGACTGCAACGCCCATCCCTCGCACCTTGGCGCTTACCATCTACGCCGACCTGGATGTTTCTATTTTGGACGAAATGCCCCCGGGGAGAAAAAAAATTGAGACAAAAATCGTCCCCCCCAAGGAAAGAAACTTGGCTTACGAATTTTTAAGATCAAAAATTTCGGATGGCGAGCAAGCATTTGTGATCTGCCCGAGGATAGAGCCAAAAGATCCGTCAAAAGCGGGGTGGCTCAAAGCAGAGATGAAATCCGTTAAAGAAGAGCATAAAAAATTAAAAGAAAAAATCTTCCAGGAGTTTGAAATCGGCATTATGCATGGGCGCCTTAAACCCAAAGAAAAAGAAGAAACTATGCGGCGCTTTAAAGACGGCAAAATTAAAATTCTGGTTTCCACTTCAGTAATAGAAGTCGGGGTGGATGTGCCCAACGCCACGATTATGATGATAGAGGGAGCGGAGAGATTCGGTTTGGCGCAGTTGCATCAATTCCGCGGGCGCGTCGGCAGGAGCGAAAAACAGTCTTACTGTTTTATTTTCCCAAGCGCGTATTCGGCGCAGGTTTTTAAAAGATTGAAAGCTCTTACCCAAGCTAAAAGCGGATTTCAGCTTGCTGAATACGATTTGGAGTTCCGCGGAGCCGGCGAGCTTACCGGCCGCAGGCAATGGGGTATCTCCGACATTGGCATGGAGGCGCTCCGCAATTTAAAAATGGTTGAAGCCGCCCGCCTTGAGGCCAAAAATATAATTGAAGAAAAATCTTTGGGCAAATATCCTCTACTTTCAGAAAAAATAAAAGCCCTCTCGCGAGAGCCCTTGCATTTTGAATAGCTCAATTAAACTTAATCTTAATCAAATGCGACATTTTCATCCGATCGTATAGATATGTCGCCTATTTGATTTTGGGAAAATAAAATTTTTGGAGAGTTGCGTTATTTATTATCTTCACGGCTTCTATGATAACGCAGTAAGATAGAATGCCGGCATTTTTCCATAAATCAATAAACTCTTCTGGCAACTTATACGGATAAGCCCAAACACTTTTTTGCAATTGCATAAATCCAAAAGCGATGAGTTCTTTGCGTAGCAGATCCCTCTTTCCTCTCATTTTTTCCGGCACGTCAAAAATTATTATCCGCCATTTACCATCCCAGCGCTTGCGTTTTGCCATTTCCAACTTCAATTTTATTTTATCAGCTTCAACCCTGCCTTCATCCGTAAGCTCAAAAGTAATGCGTTTGCCTTGGCGTTCGCCAAAAATTAAATTGCGCCTCCTTAATCGTTCCGTTACTTTTCTAAATTTTTTATCTACAACTTTACCGCCTAATAAAATATCAAGTGAAGCATTGCCGACCCTTTTTAAAGCTAAAAGCAATAATTCCGTTGTCGTTGGCTCATAGGTTATAACCCTGCGCATATATACGACACTTTATCACGATCGTTCAAAAGTGTCGACTATCAATTTGGTTAATAGCAGTAAAATAAAAGGGCTCCGGAAGGAGCCCCAGCGTTTTGAGTAAAACATGTTTTAAGATTTTTCTTTTATATATCTTTCCACTCCGGCCAGATCTTGCACTGTGCGCCAATTCGTCATAAAAAGAACTTTTGCGTCTGCTCCGCTGGAATCACAAGGCACAGAAACAAATGCTAACCTAGCTCGATGAAGTTTTAAAATCGCCATAGAAGCAATTTCAGAGTGATCATCAAAAATCACCGGTATCCGCTCTTTTCTTTTCATACTTTACCTCCTATCTTGTTTAAGAATACATGGAAATATATAAAAATCAAGGTGTGTTGGTTTTTAACCTGTACTTCGGCGTAATCCAGAAGCCCATATATTTGCCAAGCATCAGGCGGGTTTGGGCGTCCAAGGCGGGAATAGAACCGAATAAAATTATTGTGACCGGAACCAAAACCCATTGCAAAATCATGCTCGCCGTGCGGAGTTTGCCGTAATGCGCCGGTCGGGGCGGAAGAAGCTGCATGGAAATTATTGCGGAAGTTACCAGCCCCACCATGGCGAAAATCATAATTAAGCGCGTAATTGTCGGCAAATTATACGCCAAAACCAGATTATTAAATTCCCTCCCCCCCAAAATTATCGGGAGCCAACCCAAAGCAAAAATAAAAATAGCGTTAGTGGACCAAGACCAATACCCCTCTATCATATTAAAAATGTAATAAAGTTTTGTTTTGAATGGCATTTTTCCGCCTTTGGCGGAATTTTTCAAAAATCCGAAAGCGGTGTAAGGAAAATTCTCCACGCCCCAAGCCCAGCGCCTCTGTTGGCGATAGACATTTTTTACCGTGTGCCAGAAAGTTTCCGCCAGATTGGCGTCCATTGAAACAGGGTATGAAAGCGGAATCGATGTATAAGCGCCGTCGTAGTGAAGGAGCGAGTTCCAAAAAATCCGCGAATCTTCCGAAACCATATTGGTTTGCCAAAAATCCAGAGCCACCAAAGTTTTAAAACTCATGGAGTGCGAAGAAAAAGTGGTGAGCCGCTCCGGCCGCTCCTGCTGCATCATCTGCCAAAAAGTGCCGGAGGTCGCCATCACGCGGGATAGCGCCGGAGCGTCCCAGATATTATTGTTGTAAACCGGCACAGGCTGATAAGAAGATTGGACGGAATTTTTGGCTGTAAGAAAATTCCAGGCCAAAACCTCAAAATATTTCTGGTAAATCTGTGTGTCAACGTCAAACGAGGAAACTAAAATATCTTCGTAAGGAATATTTTTGGAATCAATAAAAAGTTTCTTGGCTTCCTTGGCCGCCCAAGATTCGTTCGCGCCTTTTCCTGGAATTTCCCCCTCAATTCTTTCGGGGTGCATGGTGATTAAAAAATTCGGAAATTTCTCTTTAAATTCCTTTTTTATTTTTTCGGTAATTTTTTCTCCATGCTCCCGATAGCGCTCCTCGTAGGATAAAATCACAATCATCCTTTCTTTGGGCCAAGGGCTTTTTAAAATGGCGCGAATTGTCCCCTCCACCACCGCCAAATGCTCCCGAGACATTGGCAATATCACCAGATGCCACAGATGTTCCCATTTAAGCTTGGATAGTCGCTCGCCCCAATCAAGCTGTAAATTTTCCTTCATGCGTTTGGCGTTGGCTCGAAGATGCAAAGATAAAAAAATGGTTTTAATCAGCCAGTAAAGGTCAAAAATAATTATAAAAAAAGCCGCCCACACCGGCAAAAAATAAGACGCCACGACCATTCCCAAGAGCGTCGCCCAAGCCAACGCCCCAGGGAAAATTTCCAGCGCCCTATAAATCAGCCGGTCGCTCCCTTCAAGCTCCGGCGAAAATCCGATTTTCAGATAATGTTTTTCACTGGGCATTTATATAACTTTATCAAAATAAAAGGAGTATTATAAGTATAGGCGCTATGAAAGAGGTTAAAGAAAAAAATGAAGCAGAGGAGGATGAGATTTTGGTAAAAAAGGCCCAGGAGAGCCCCGAGGCCTATGAAGCGCTCTATAAAAAATACGGCAAGCGCGTTTATAATTACTTTTGGTACCGGGCGGGGCGGGTAAAAGAAGTGGCCGAGGACTTGGCACAGGAAACGTTCGTAAAAGCCTACCAAAAACTGCCCAATTTCCGCCTGCGCGCCTATTCCTATTTTTCTTATCTTAAAACCATCGCCCACAATACGCTCGTAAAATATTATAAAAAGCCGAAAACGGCATCGCTGGAAGAAATTGGAGATATTGCCGAAGAAAGCGCTCCCGATAAATCTGAAGTCAAGGAAACGGCCGAACTTCTTTGGCAGGCCATTGAAAAACTTCCGGAGGCGGAAAAAAATATTATTCTTTTAAAATACCGCGAAGGGCGCTCGGTGAAAGAGATCGCCGAGCTCACAAAAAAAAGCACGAACGCCATAAAACTTGTTTTATCGCGGACCAGGAAAAAACTTGTTGGCTGGCTGAAGTTTAAACCCTGACACCTTTTCCCGCGCTGGAGGTTATATATGGTAGGAACCCCAGTTAGTGCTAATTTTCATACTTTGCTACCGACAATTTAATACGAACCGCGTATAAAAACGCCTAATCGGCGTTTGGCAAAAGGCGGGATTCGCATTCCGCCGGCCTAAGGGAAAAACTTGCGCCAGCTTGAATATCCTTTGGGCGAAAACAAAATGCCAAAAACCCTCCAATTTTCATATATATCTGTCGGAGGGTTTTTGAGTTTTAAAAATTTTTCTTTTGTGCTATAAATTAAAAACGGCCCGTAGCTCAACGGCGGAGCACCGAGCTTATACCTCGGGGGTTGTAGGTTCGAGTCCTACCGGGCCGACAAAGTAAAATTTATTTAAGCCACGCCGTGGGCGTGGATGAATTTAGTAAATTCGTCCCTCTCCACGGTTTCCTCTTTGATTAATTTTTGCGCCAAGGCGTCCAGAGATTTTTTGTGGCGAGTCAAGATGTCCTTGGCGCGCTTTAAAGCGTTTTTCATAAAAGCTGACACTTCACTGTCTATCAAAGTGGCCAGGGTTTCAGAATAATCATTCGTTGCCGAAAAATCTTTTCCTAAAAACACATAATCCTCGCGCCCGCCGAAAGCCAGTGGGCCGACTTTTTCGGACATGCCGTATTTTGTAACCAAGGCGCGCGCTAAGTCCGTGGCTTTTTTCAAATCATCGGAGGCGCCCGTTGTAAGCTCGCCGAAAGAAACCAATTCCGCCGCGTAACCGCCCAAAGAAACCGCGAGCTCCGAAAGAAAATGCGTTTTGGAATACAAGTGCCGGTCTTCGGTCGGAAGCTTCATAGTGAAACCGGCCGCGCGACCGCGGGCAATAATTGAAATTTTGTGGACGGGGTCCACCTCCGGCAAAGACGCCGCCACCAAAGCGTGCCCCGCCTCGTGGTAAGCCGAAATTTTCTTCTCGTCGTCCGAAAGAATATGGCTTCTTCTTTCCGGCCCCAATAAAACTTTTTCTATTGAATTTATAAGGTCTAGTTGCATAACTTGTTTTCTGTTTTCACGGGCGGCCAAAATGGCGGACTCGTTCACCAAATTGGCCAAATCGGCGCCGGAAAATCCAGGCGTACGCTCGGCGATTCTTCTTAAATTAACGCTATCATCTAACGGCTTTGTCTTTGAATGAATTTTTAAAATATCTTCCCTATCGTTGATGTCCGGCAAATCCAAAATCACCCTGCGGTCAAAACGCCCCGGGCGCAAAAGCGCGGGGTCCAAAACATCCGGCCGGTTGGTCGCCGCCATGACAATTACTGATTCATTTGTCTCAAAACCGTCCAGCTCAACCAAAATTTGGTTTAAGGTTTGTTCTCTTTCGTCGTGCCCTCCACCCAAGCCCGCTCCGCGGTGTCTGCCCACGGCGTCAATTTCGTCAATAAAAATAATCGCGGGCGCGGATTTTTTTGCCATTTTAAATAAATCCCTCACGCGCGAAGCACCCACGCCCACGAACATTTCAACAAATTCCGAAGCCGACATATGGAAAAATGGCACGCCCGCCTCCCCCGCCACGGCTTTAGCCAGCATGGTTTTACCCGTCCCAGGCGCGCCCATCAAAAGTACGCCCTTGGGAATTCTCGCGCCGATATCCAAAAACTTTTTGGGCGATTTCAAAAAATCAACAATCTCCACCAATTCTTCCTTGGCTTCTTTGGCGCCGGCGACATCTTTAAATAAAACGCGCTCCTTGGCGTTATTTGGATAAATTATCCGCGCTCTGGATTGGCCAAAAGTAAAAGCCTGGATGTTGGCGCGCTGGACCTGTCGAGCGGTCAGCCAAAAAAATGCCACAATCAAAAGAAAGGGCAGTAAAAACGGCAAACTTACTCCAACCCAGTAAAGAGCCCCGTCCGGATTTTCCACGCCAAGTGCCACGGCGCGCAATTTATCCTCCGCCACTCCGTAATTTTTGAAAGTTTCGGAAAGCGCCGCTTCGTTTTCTTTTTTGGATTTAAGCTCCGTGTTGTCTTTTAAAGTGATGTCTAAATCAGAATCCCTGACTACGATTTTTATGACCTCTCCCCCGTTGATTTTCCCGACTAAATCCGAAAGTGAGATTTCTTTAACCTCCTTAAAAGCCCCCATCAAAGAAGTATACAAAAACGCCAGCATCATCAGTATTAAAAGCGCCCCTACGATATTTTTTGAAAGCAATTGCATAGATTTATATTTTAGTATGATTTTTATTTTG
>Ga0154942_103_pt1 | contig 16133 bp, 20 predicted proteins | sample RifCSPhighO2_01_FD_105910 | JGI IMG/M metagenome (GOLD analysis project Ga0154942, IMG submission 105910) | Candidatus Giovannonibacteria bacterium RIFCSPHIGHO2_01_FULL_43_140 | reverse complement strand
GTCACGAGGGCGAATGGGATTAGCGTCAATATACATAAACAGTGTTTTCCTTTCTAGGTAGAGGTTGAACTGAACCTCGATTACACTACACCGCACATAAAATATTGCAACCATATCGGCTGTCCGCACTCGCCCTAGGATTGGTACGGGATAAAAAGACCGATTCCCTTTCAGGAACCGGCCTTTTTTGAAATGTACGCGACCTAGATTTCTTACGAACAAGGTTAGTCTAGAAATCGGAAGTACTCCTGTAGTGAGACGTGCTACTGGATGTCCACCGTCGTTCCATGATAGGTTTGTTTGCCACGCTGTACCTGCCAGCCGGCGCCATTGATGTCGGCCGAACTGTGCACGTGGATTTCGGCGATCCCCATGTCGTTGTTCTGGTAGATCAATCACATGGTCTCATTCGTACCGACATCGGCGTAGACGGTTACTCCCCCAGACTTGTTGAGATCGTAGAACACAAGCCTGCTCCAGGATCAAAGAGACGGGTTATTGGAATACCGAAACAGACATGGTAAGGTGTGCAAGGACCAAAACGGAAACACCCAACTTGAAAGGAAAATCGTATGCCTGTACAGCACGATGGAACATTCGAATCATTCGCCAGAACACCCGAATACGTCGGTGTGAACACCGAAACCGTGAGACGCTGGATAGCACAAATGCGCCTAGGTGGAGTGCACCACATCCGGCATCTGTTGGATATCGCCACCGGCGTGGGAACGATGGTGGAGTTATTCCTCACCCAAATGCCGAAAGAGTGGCCTAAACCCAACGTTCTCTGTGTGGACAAGTCAGAAGAAGCGCTCCAGCTCGCGCAGGCACACCTGGGTCTCCCTGCCGAACAGATTTTACTGGTGCACACTAAAGCAGAGGAGCTCTCACTGCCCCCCAACGTGTCGGTGGACACCGCCGTCTGGGGCAACGGCATCCATTACCTCTCGGTGGAAGCACAGCGAGCCGCTCTCGAGCGCATCAAAAACGTCCTGCAACCCGGCGGGTGGTTCTTCTTCAACACCACCTTCCACAAAGAAGCGCGTCCGGAAAATACCCAACGTTTTTATGCCGCACAAGTGAGCGAAGCTGTCAGACTCCTGCGAGATCGTGGAATACAGCGCGATAAGGAAGCGAAACGTCCCGATGCTGGCGCGTTCCTGCCTGAAAGCCACTACCTCGAGCTTGTGAAGCAGATTGGATTTACCCTAGTGGATGTGCACGCGACCGTAGTACGAACATCGCTCAGTTTTTGGGAGGCGATTTGCGGCTACTACCACTACTCCGCCGGAGCTCTCCACGGCTATGACCTCAAAGAGGCCACTGCCGCGCTCCAGCAAGGGGTTAAGATAGCGTTTGAGAAGTACGCGATCCCCGATGCGAATGGGGCATACATCCCGCGCGTGTGGCTTTCGGCCAGCGCGCGCCGCGTCTAATCTGGCGCGTGTACGCACAAGAGTCGTTTGTCTGATGCATCAGACAAACGACTTTCTTCTACTCCTATCGCTTATCTCCAGTCTCTAATCTCACCCACCCTATCTACTTGAGCAGGATCTCTATGGTACTCGACGCGCGGAGCTGCGCGATGAAATCAGTGATGAGCTGCTGCTGTTTCTGGCTCACGATCTGGTTTTCAACCTGAGCGCGGACCTGATCGAGAGGAGGGATGGTCGGATCGCTTGCCTTTGCCTGATCGTAGAGCGCTTTCACTTCCGCCTCCGTGCTCGTCGCAAGACTGATATCGATATGAGCCGCTACATACTGCTGGATTACATTAGACCGGTTCAGATAGTCTTTGAACGTCCTGTCGGTAAACCCTTGCGCCGTGAGCGCTTTTTCGAATGCGGCCGCATCGGCGAACTGAGCTTGGTTCTGTGTGAAGAGTTTATCTACTTCTGCGCTGTTGACCTTGAGATTCTCCTTGCCGGCTGCCTGCAAGAGCAGCGTCTCGGTGACAAGGTTGTCCAGTGTCTGGGCTTTGATCTTCCCCTGCATGTCGGTGGTAGTCGCCGACTGCCCTTGTGCTGTTATAGAGGTCTCAAGCTGGATATACCGCTCATCGTAGGTAGAGCGCGTTATCTTCTCACCGTTGACGATGGCAACCGTCTCGCTCACCGTGCCTCCCTGCTTCATGAAGTAATATCCCACCGCGACGAGCGCCGCTAGGATGACGATGATACCGAGCAATCTTAAAAACGATCGTCCGGAGCTCTTCTTCACACTTCCCTGCTGGTTCCCTGTTGCTTCTTCTGACATTCTTTTATATAGCTATTTACTAAGGTAAGAGGATTATAGCATACGGCAACCACCAAATGCCGAACATAACACTTCTAGAGGAATTCCCAACCTTTTTGTGCAAACGGCAGAGAGAGCTATCAACCCTTGGCGCGCTTCGCGCGCCTGCCGAGGCGCGTAGCGCCGAGGCAACCTCCTCCCAAAACTGGGATTTGGATAAAATGCGGTATTCATTGTACAAAGTTCGAATGTATTTTGAAACCAATCCTGACGAGGAAATCTGAACTGCACCCCGCCACAATATATCTTGGGCAAAGGAGGCGGGGTGATGGACTCGCCCGTGCGGAGGAGGGGTCTGGGGAGGAATCCGCACGGGCTTCGGCTTTTTGTTTTGGCGAAATTCTGGCGGGCTAACCTTAATGATTAATTTTTCCGTCTGGGTCAATATGGGTGATACAGAAAAATTGATCGCGTTGATATCCAAAAACACGGAAAAGGTCAGTTTGCTCGACACGAAAATGGAAGTAGTATTGCTCGACAATTTTTCTTGCTGATGAGTTTTGATTGTTAATCAAAACGAAGTTTTCACTATCTGGTTTTTCAGTCGTTATTCCATTTTTTCGTGGCAAACTCGCAAACTGACCCCAAGTAAGTTTTTCTATATGCTGAAGTCTTTTAAGAAACTTGGTTGCCTCTTCTCTGTTCAAGCACCAAAATGAGTATTTTTTATCAAGAGAACAGTCGCATATAGAAAAAATCACCTTGGATTCGGTGTATTGGAGATCAAATTTTGTTGGAGTTTCGAGTTCATCCATAGACAAGGTGCTCTACCTTGCCTATTTATTTAGCAATGGAGCGTAATATTCTTTTATAGCTTTGTGCGAAATAACCTGACTCGTTGTCTTGTTAGCTTCTTTCCAAGGCGTATGAGCATGAGTAATATCTACCAATTTACTTGCAGAGTATCCGCCAAAAGTTCCCCAAACTTTTTTCAGAATTTCTTTATCCTCATCAGACAAAGATGAAGTATCTTTCTCAAAAATAATCGGATTACTTTTATTAGAACGAAATTTTTTATAAACATCTGGCACTACTGGTCCGTATGCCCAAGCTTCAATATTGTCTGAAAAAAGTGGTCTACCAACTTTTGATAGATAATATGCTTGCGCAAAATAGAGCACCTTTTGGAGCTTTAGATTAGTTATGCCTTCTCGTTCTTTGTTATCGCCTACAAACGCTTGCGAAGCAAGATATATGAGATATTTGGCGACATTCTCGGCTGTATATGGTGATTTTATAGCTCGAGTGGTCATGGTTAAATTATAGCAAAACCTAAATTGAAAGCCAATAGCTGTTTTATTCTAAATCACTCTTGCCTAAATTGAGAACGCACTTTCGCTAGAAGAATATCGAGATGCCAAAAGTGCGTTGGTTGGCTCAAAACAGCTTCTCAAAGAGAAATTATCGGCTTTTGAGCAAAAAGCGAATAATCGGTTCGAACTTACGGAAAAGTTTTTGAAATACAATATGGAATTGGCAAACGAGGGAATTCCCGAAGAATTTTTACGGGAATTCAAAAAAGTCGGTTCGAACTTTAAAATTTTAGATCGAACCGTACTTTTTGAGCCACGCGGAGCGTGGAAAACCCTTTTGGATTCTGAATTCGGCGGGGGAAATGCATTAGTGTCGCGCCTTCGGCGCGACCCCGCTTTGTCCGTTTCTTCTGATTCCGAATTTTGGCGGAGGCGGGAGGATTCGAACCTCCGAACCCCTTTTGGGGGTTACCTCATTAGCAGTGAGGTGCTTTCGGCCACTCAGCCACGCCTCCTTAATTTTTCTAATCTATCATGTTTTTTTGAATTTGTCACTTTTGCTATAATCAAAAAATGGATACTAAAAAAACGAACTGCATCATAATTCACGGATGCCCATCAAACGCTGAAAAAGCAATAAACCTGGAAACGAGAAGCTACGACAAGCACTGGATTCCGTGGATAAAGAAAGAATTAACCGCGAGAGGGATGAAAACGGAAACCCCGCTTATGCCGACTCCTTGGGAGCCGGATTATGAAAAATTCAAAAAAGAATTTGAAAAATATGAAGTCACGGAAAATACAATTTTAATCGGCCATAGTTGCGGATGCGCCTTTTTGGTCCGTTGGCTCGGAGAAACAAAGAGAGCAATTTTCAAACTTATTCTTGTCGCCCCGTGGAAAATTTCGGACAAAGACGACGGATTTAGAAAATCATTTTACGATTATCCCGTTGATGAAACGATCAAATCGAGAGTGGGAGAAATTGTAATGTTCACTGCCGATGACGAGGAAAACAAAGGCAAAGAAAGTTTGAAGATTTTTAGTCAAGCGTTGGGCGGAAAGATTATTGAGTTAAAAAGACGCGGGCATTACACTATGGATGATATGGAAACGGATAGGTTCCCAGAACTGCTGGAAGCCGTTTTGCGATAAATGGCTTGATGGTGTATAATGGAATCATTACCGGTTAAATAATAAAAATCATGGCAAAGTCAAATTCGGCTTTTATGAAACCAATGAATGTGAGCGGGGAGCTTGCTCTTGTAGTCGGCAAAGGCCCTATGCCGAGGTCGGAAGTTGTAAAGAAGCTTTGGGTATACATTAAAAAGAACGACCTCCAGGACCCGAAGAACAAGCGGAATATCAACGCGGATGAGAATCTGAAAAATGTTTTCGGCGGCAAAAAGACCGTCAACATGTTTGAGATGACAAAACTTGTCTCAAAGCATCTTTCATAATAGCTTGACTATATAATCTTTTTCTTATAATCTTCGGAATAGTTATTTTGTTGTTTGATTTTGAGAGGAGGGCTATGTGATCAATTTATTTTGGGCGGAGCGAATTGCGCGGAGGGTTGCCGCGGATACTATCGCAATGTTTTTCTTCGGCGTATCAACCAGCGTACTCGCGCCTTTTGTTGTTCTATATGAATTTGTAGTCGCTGGCCTAACAATAGAACAGTGGACAATTATTTTTGGTATCTACAAAGTTTTGCGGTACATTGGGGCTAGTTTTTGCGCCGAGCTGAGAAATTCGCTCGGGGAGTGTTTTTTGGGAGCATTACGAAATCGTTTTAGGAGGGCCATGGCGGATGCCGCCGCGCTTTCCATCTATCAATTACCGCTCTATACAGTTAGTGCGCTAATTGCCGGGGTGAGCATTTATCAGATAGTGATTATTTTAGCCGTTCATCTTGCGCGTAATGCGCTCCTTGGTTGGTGGTACGGTGTAATTCTTGATTGGACGCATGCACGCTTTAGCACTTCTTCGGGAAAAATCAGTTCAGCCGTTTAAGAATAATGCTCTCGAACGGCCTTTTTAATATATTAGGTAAAAATGTTAAGCTGTTTTAAGCGGACTAGAAGCGTGGCTAAGTGGTTGAAGGCACCGGCTTGCCCCGTAAGAAATCGGTGGGTTGGCTGAGCGGTTGAAGGCACCAGTCTTGAAAACTGGAAGCCGCGAAAGCGGCTCGCAGGTTCGAATCCTGCACCCACCGATTTCTTACGGGGTCGTGAAAAACCGGAGGTTCCCTGCCCGCAATCGCTGAAGCGATAACTTCTGCAGGCGGGGAATCCTCCCGCTTCCGAAAATGTTTTGCTATAATTAAAAAATGGAGGCGAACGAAGAAGTAAAAAATTTGCAATCTTCTTAATAATTTTCTAAAATAAAAAAAGGCGCGAATGCTCGCGCCCCTCGGTTTCTAGCTGATTTTTTTCTGTCCCTCACCCTCGTTTTTTTTGGCGAGGCTGTTGATCCAGCTCGCTAAAGAACCCACAAAATTTCCCGGTTCCACTCCAAGAATCCCCGCAATTTGCGCCGGAAAATTATTGGGGAGTTTCCCAACAAATTCCGCGAGCACATCGGATACTGTGGCGATAGCTTGTTTGTTAGATTCCGCGGCAGTAGCGCGCAATTCCGCTGTCACAATAATGTCCTGCCTGTTAGCAAGGGCTTTGTTGCGTTCAAGCTCTATGCTTTTTACGGCAACATCAGTTTCCGCAGCGATGGTCAACTGTTCTTGAGCGGCATTTGCTACCCGAGCCATAAGATTGGCGAATGTCCGAACCTCTGCATCTGGAGAGCTCTCAAAATCCAGTTTAATAATTCTGAAAGAAGAGATCTCTATATAAAAGTTGTTTTCCAATTCACCCTTAAGCGCATTTTCAATTTCTTGCCTTATTTCTTCTCGCCCGCTAAAAAGTTCTTTTATTGCTTTTTTTGAAGCAACTCTTTTCGCGATGTCATCTACAAACGGAGCTATAACATCTTCTTCCAACTCTTCAATACTTCTTGCGAGGGCAATAACTTTCGGAGCATTTTTCGGGATTGTTTTAAAGACAAGCTCTGCTTGCATCGGAACGGTAAAACCATCCGATGTCACAATATTTACTTTATCAAATTCATCTCTAGAGCCGTCGAGTAAAACGCTTCTGGGGGTAGTATCCACTAGTATCAATCGATTGGCCACGGGGTGAAGAAAGTGATCTCCTGGACCGCGCACTTTTGATAGGATGCCGCGCTTGTCTATGACTTCATCTTTTAAGATAAAGACAGCATTGCCTCCTTTTTTTTCGCCCACATATTCTTTTTCTTCGTCCGTTGGGTCGTCTCCCACGTTTGAGATGAGGACGCCCACAAATCCTTGCGGTACAAACGGCGCAAGGACTACCTGAACACTGAAGGCGCTGTCGTTTATGAAGAATTTTCCAGTAAAAACTAATTCTTCTTGGATGCCCTCTGCCCCGCCGCCTCTAAGAAATGCGCTTGCGTCTTGGAAATTTTGGTGCCCGTCTCCCGCAAGAAATTCTGGTTTAGGAGCAATGATACGTTTCCCTTTTTGATCTTCAGGAATCTCTTTGCCTATAAAAGAATTTATTATCCCCATTTGCGCTCGCAATCGCTCTTTTTCTTCTCCGGTCGCTGGATCTTTATACTTTTCTGATACTGCGGAAACCTCAGTTGAATCAACGAAGATGAAATCAAAAAGAGCTTCGTTCATTGTCCATGTGCCGGACGGCACCATGGCTAATTGAAACCCTCTTTCGCCACCACCAAGTAAAAAAGCATCTCCATCAGTAAAGTTGGCACATTCCACATTTTTTTCAGATATTACCTTGCCAACAGGGAGCCGTTTTCCGTCTTTAGCAAAAACCTTGGCAAATTTACCTTTAGGAATCTTAACGAGATCATGCCTCGTTATTTTTCCAAAGAGGCCGACCAGAAAAATAAAATGCCATCCCGGACCGTATATTTTGGCCCGAATTCCCTGTTGCCATCCCGTGGCGATAAAATGCCCCCCGCTTACAGTAGGCGAGAACGGGAATCTCCACTCTGCGTTGATGTATTCGTCTGGCTCAACGTAGGTGAAATTCACAACCACTATAAGCACTCCAAACACTAACAGCACAACCGAAAAAAGTATTATACTCTCCATGTCAATGTACCTCCTTTGATAGTCGTAGCAGATTATCTCGGCACTGTCAAGATTTTTTATTACCCTCCATGCGCTACGACGAGGCCGATTATTTTTTGAGCACCGGATTTTTCCAGTGCGCGCGCCGCATGAATTAAAGTCGCGCCGGTGGTGGCGACGTCATCAATAAGAATTATGGTTTTGTACTTCGTAAAACTCAGCACGTTTTCGGTTACCGAAAACGCCCCTTCCAGATTTTTTATTCTTTTTTCTTTATCTTTGACTTCCACCTGCGCTGGCGTTTCTTTTATTTTAATAAGCATATTTGTCAGAAATTGAACTTTTGACAGTTGGGAAAATTCGCGCGCCAAAAGCTCGGCCTGATTAAATCCGCGCTCATGCTCTTTTTTGAAATGGAGCGGAATAGGAATAACCGCGCAATTCTTCGATTTTATTTCAGGGTAAATTTCTTTAAATTTTTTATATAAAAGATTTCCTAGAGGTTCGGCCAATTCTTTTCTTTTTCTGTATTTTAGCTGGCGGACGGCTTCGCGCAGAGCTCCATCGTATCTTCCGGCCCAGAGGACGTTTAACTTCCCAAGTAGGTGTTCATAGCAAATTTTTCCATCATTATTCCTAAATCCGCAGATTAAACAATGGGCGCCATATTTATAAGAGATCCCTTGGCAGTTTTCGCAGAAGGCCTCATTGGATTTTCCGCATCCGGCGCAGGATCTAGGTAAAATTAGGTTCAAAATCAGGGCGCTAAACATGTGGATATTGTTTTTCCAGTCGGTTTTCATTGTGGTATTATTAAATCAGATGCTAGAATTATGAGCAATGGAGCTAAAGTCATTATTAGAGAGATTCAGTTGGAAAAAAGCTTCCGCTTTTTTAAATAAAGAGAGCCGGTTTTTAGGCGTTGACATCGGTTCTTCCTCCATAAAACTAGCCCAGTTGAAAAAAGACAAAGAACGGGCGGTTTTAGAGACATATGGCGAACTGGCTTTGGCCAAATACGGCGAAGGCGCCGTGGGCAGATCAGTCAGGTTAGTGGACACGAAGCTGGCCGAAACTTTAAAAGATCTTTTGGCGGAAGCGCAGGTAAAAGCCAAAGAGGCCGTTGTTTCCATACCCTTGAAAGACAGTTTTTTAACCACCATGGACATGCCGGAAATGGGAGAGGAAGAAATGAAGGAATCGGTGCCGTATGAGGCGCGCAAATATATACCCATTCCGATAAGCGAGGTGACTATGGATTGGTGGACTTTGCCTCCAGGCGGGAAGGAGCAGTCGGCAACATCAATCGGCTCGGGAAGAAGAAAATTCCGCACGGTAATTTTAGCCGCGGTGCCCAAAGAGACAATTTCAAAATACAAAAATATTTTTGAGAAAGCCGGCTTGAAAATTTCCGCGTTTGAAATTGAAGTTTTTTCTTTCGCGCGGGCGGTTTTGAGGCATGATTTGGGCACGGCGCTGATGATGGATCTGGGAGCTTCGGCGATTAAGATGGTTATCGCCGACGGCGGAGTGGTGCGGGCCTCGCACGGTTTTGACAGGGGCTCGCAGGAGCTTACTTTAGCCCTTTCGCAATCTCTAGGGGTGGATTGGGACAGGGCGGAAGTTTTAAAAAGAGCAAGCGGCATCATAAAAAAACCGGAGACAGAAGGCATAGCTTCGGTTCTGGAGCCGACAGTTGAACTTTGGGCTTCGGAAGGTGAAAGATTTTTGTTGGATTGGAAAAGGCGCGGAGGACGCTCCATTTCTAAACTTATAATCGGTGGAGGCGGCGCAATGCTGCAGGGGGCGGGAGATTTATTCGTAAAAAAGTTTGGCGTGGAAGTGATGATCGCCAATCCTTTTTCAAAAGTGGTTTATCCGGCGTTTTTGGAGCCCGCGTTGAAAGAGGTTGGCGTGACATTTACCAACGCCGTGGGACTTGCTCTAAGAAATTTTTAAATTATGGCAGAAGAATCATTAATACCAAAAAAGTTTCCAACTCCGCAGTACGGCGGGGAAGGTTTCGGCATATTTTTGAGGATTTCAATGATATTTTTTTTGGCGTCCTTGTTGCTTACCGCCGGCATTTATGCCTATAGAAAGTTTTTAACAAATAATTTAGCCAGCCAGAAATTGGTTTTACAAAAATTGGAAATAGAATTTGAGCCCGCGACTATCGCGGAGCTTGAGCGGGTTTCGGGCGCCATCGCGGCCGCCGGGAATGTTTTGAGGGCGCACACAATGTCGTCCGCCGTTTTTGACATGGTTGAAGCCAGCGCGCTGTCCACGGTGAGTTTCAATACTTTTTCTTACTCCGCTGAAAAAAACATAATTACTCTGGCAGGAGAAGCGGCCAGCTATTCGGATGTTTCGGCACAGTCCAGCGTTTTTGAAGCTCTGCCTGCTGTTGAAAGCGCCACTTTCGGCAATCTTTCTTTAAAAGAAACCGGCACGGTCGGCTTTATTTTAAATATTCAACTTAAAAAACAATGAAGACCATAATCACAATAATTTTACTTCTGGCGTCAGTGGGTTTAATCTTTTTTGTTGCGAAGCCGATTTGGAGCGATGTGGCCTCTTTAAGAGCCAAGCAGGCGGTCGTCTCCGATGCTTTGGCCCGGCTGAAGGATTTGCAGGACTTGCGGGAAGATTTGCTTAAGACTTACAATTCAATTCCTCGGAGCAAGATTGACAGGCTCTATGACCTTTTGCCCCCCAAACCGGACAGCGGAAATATTTTGGTAATGCTGGAGAAACTTACTCGCGACCGCAACATTAGATTGCGGAGAATTGAATTTATAAAAGAAGCCAATTTCATAGCGCAATCCGCGGTGGCAGGAAAAATAATAAATAAGGAAGCTCAAAAATACAACACCATGTCCTACAATTTTACCGTGGCAGCTTCTTATGAGGGCTTCAAATCGCTTCTTTCTGCTATGGAGAAAAATTTAAGAATTATTGATGTAACAGATATTTCTTTCGTGGGCGGCGCTTCCGATCTTTTTGAGTTCACTTTAAAAGCAAAATCGTATTATCAAAGATGAAAAAAAATATCACGACTATCATAATAGTTTCGGTTCTAGTTGTGGCGGGAATTTGGTGGTGGGTGTCGTCGGGCGGAACGGGGGGCGTCCCGATAAACATCCCCGGCACCAGCGGGCCGACTTTACAGCTGGTGGACAGGCTGAAAAATATAAAAATTGACACGTCATTTTTCAACGACCAGGAATTTTTAAATCTGGAAGCAGCGCCCAAAACCGATATCTCCAGCCTTTCCAGGGGTCGCTCCAACCCATTCACTTCGAGGAAGAAATAAAAAGTAAGGATTGTGGTAGAATAAAGGTATGGCGATGAGAGGCGTTTTAGACATTTTGGCGGGTTCTGGAGATATTACGCTCCAGGAAGCCGCGGAGATAAGAAAATTGGCGCGGTCCAAAAATATTTCCATTGAGGAAGAGCTTTTGGAACGCGGTTTGGACGAGCAAAAAATTCTTAAAGCCAAAGGAGAGGCTTTTGGCATCCCCACGTTTTCTTTAGCGGGGAAGAAAGTGCCTTTTGATTTGCTTAAAAATATTCCTGAGGAATCAGCCAAGCATTATCAGTTTGTTCCGATTAATCTTGAAAACGGCATAATCTCTATCGGCATGGTGGACCCGGATAATATAGAAGCCAAAGAGGCGCTGAAATTTATCGCCACGCGGCTCAATCAGCCTTTTAAAATATTTTTAATCTCGCGCCGCGATATGGCCGCAGTTTTGGGAGAATATAAAGGCATTTCGGGAGAAGTGACAAAGGTTTTGGGCGAGCTGGAGGTGGCGCTTTCGGAGGAGTCAACACTGCCCAAAGAAATGATCAGAGAGGAAACGTCTTTTGTTGAAGACGCTCCCATTACCAAAATAGTGGCGGTAATTTTGCGGCACGCCACCGAAGGCCGGGCTTCGGATGTCCATATAGAGCCATCCGGGGACAAATTGCGCGTCCGGTTTCGCGTAGACGGCGTGCTTTACACCAGTCTTTTTTTACCGATGAAAGTGCACGATTCCATTATTTCGCGCATTAAAATTTTGACCAACATGCAGCTGGATGAAAAGAGAAAACCGCAAGACGGCCGGTTTTCCGCAAAAATCGAAGGCAGAGAAATTGATTTTCGCGTATCCACTTTCCCGACTTATTTTGGGGAAAAAGTGGCCATCCGCATCTTGGATCCAGAAACCGGCGTAAAAAATTTGGATGATGTGAATTTTTCTCCGGGCCACGCCAAAGCGGTAAAAGAAGCTCTCACTCGGGCTTATGGCTTGATATTGCTTACCGGCCCCACCGGCTCCGGCAAATCCACCACGCTTTACGCGATGCTGCAATCTTTAAATGAAGACCGCTGGAATATCGTGAGTCTGGAAGACCCGGTGGAATATTCCATCATAGGAATAAACCAGTCGCAGGTCAGGCCGGAGATAGGATATGATTTCGCGGAAGGCCTGCGGCATATTTTGCGCCAGGATCCGGATGTAATTATGGTGGGCGAGATCCGCGACAAAGAAACAGCCCAGCTGGCGATTCACGCCGCGCTCACTGGGCACTTGGTGTTTTCAACTTTGCACACCAATACCGCGGTCGGAGTCGTTCCAAGGCTTATTGATATGGGGGTGGATCCTTATCTTATCGCGCCAACTTTGATTATGGCCATCGGCCAGCGACTAGTGCGGACGCTCTGCGACGATTCCAAAGAGGAAGTGCTGGTGGAAGGAAAAATAAAAGAAGCAATTATGCAAGAAGTGAATACCATGCCCGAAAGCATCAAGCGAAACATAAAAATACCCAAAGTGATTTATAAACCGAAGATTTCCGGAACTTGCCCTAAGGGCTCTAGGGGGCGTATGGCGATTTTTGAAGTTTTGGAGGTGACTAAACCGCTGGAGAAACTTATTTTGGAAAAGCCCTCGGAGGTTGTAATGGAGGAGGAGGCCAAAAAACAGGGGATGCTGACTTTGCGCCAGGACGGCATTATGAGGGTGCTGGAAGGGCGCGTTGGACTGGAAGAGCTTTTAGAGGTAATATAAAATTAAAGTATGAAAAAAGGTTTACCCCCACACCAATTATGAATATGATACAGACCAATCGCCCAAATCAACGTTTGCACACTGGGAGTAAATTGGTGTGGGGGTTTACAATAATTGAACTATCAGTGATACTTGGGATAATTACCTTGCTTGCCGTCGTATCTTTAGTCTTTCTTGCGCCGTCCGCCGCCAAAGGGCGGGACGCTCGGAGAGAACAAGATATCAAGTCCATTCAAAACGCTTTGAATCTTTATGCAAATCAAAAAAGCATATACCCTGCCTGCTCCCCGGAAATAGCGGTGGACGGCAATACCGATTGCCTTTCTTCTCTGCTTCTTTCCGAGGAAACAATCAAGGCTATACCGCTTGACCCCAAATACAAAGGGACCGGATCTTGTGGGGACGCCAATTCGTTTCTTTACTGCTATATGTCCACCAACGGAATTTCTTACACCATTCGTTATCAATTAGAAACTAATTCGGTGCACGGTAAAAGCGCCGGATGGCAAAGCGTAAACCCATGAACCACAACACAAAAGTTTTAATAGTTGACGACGACGCTTTCCTTTTAGATATGTATTCCATAAAGTTTAAGGAATCCGGTTTTTCCGTGGAAATCGCGAAAAATGGAGAGGAAGCCCTGGCCAAAGCCAAAAGTTTGAACCCGGATGTTATTCTTTTGGATATTGTTATGCCTAAGATGGACGGCTTTGACGTCTTGCGCGAAATAAAAAAAGACAATATCGCGCCCAGCGCCGTGATTTTTATTTTGACTAATCTCGGCCAGAAAGAAGACGTGGACCGCGGTTTAAAATTGGGCGCCAACGATTACATTGTAAAAGCGCATTTCACGCCCTCGGAAGTCGTGGCCAAAGTAAACGGTTTTTTAGGGTCCAGAAAACCTGCCGATTTTCATTTTTAATTTTATTTATGGAATATTCCAAATTTTTAGAAGAGTTGATGACACAGGTGGCCGAAGCAGGCGCTTCGGATTTGCATATTGCCGTGGGACGCCATCCCGTGCTTAGAGTTTCGGGCCAGCTCGTACCGCTTACTAAAAAACCAATTTTAACACAAGCCGATACAGCCGGCTTGGTTGAGGCCATGATGGGAAAGGAATGGTTCCAAGAATTTCTTCAAAATAAAGAAAAAGATTTTTCTTATTCTTATAAAGACAAAATACGTTTCAGGGTAAACGTTTATTTTCAAAAGGGCTTTATCGGAGCGGCTTTGCGCATTGTGCCTTATAAAATAAAGACCTTGGAAGAATTGAATATTCCTCAGATTTTGGCGGAATTTTCCAAAAAAGAGCAGGGGTTTTTCCTAGTGGTCGGCCCCACCGGGCACGGCAAATCTACCACCCTAGCCGCTTTAATTGATTTAATCAATCACACCCGCACCGAGCATATCATTACTATAGAAGATCCGATTGAATATATTTTTTTGCCGGACCGCTCTATGATTGACCAGCGGGAAGTCGGTCTGGATACCAAGGATTTTGCAACCGCTTTAAGATCCATGTTCAGGGAGGACGTCAACGTGGCTATGATCGGCGAGATGCGCGATCACGAAACTATGGCCGCCGCCGTGACGGCTGCCGAGACCGGACACTTGATTTTTTCTTCACTTCACACCAATAACGCCGCCCAGACCATTGACCGCATCATTGATACTTTCCCCGGCGCGCAACAGGGGCAGATTAGGACGCAATTGGCCAGTACCCTCATCGGGATTTTTTCACAGCGCCTGGTTCCGAGAATTTCCGGCGGGCTGATTCCGGCCTATGAGCTTTTGCTTTCCAACGCGGCCGTGAGAAATTTAATCCGGGAAAATAAAGTCCACGAAATTGATTTGGTGATAGAAACCAATGCCGAAGTAGGTATGGTAAGTTTCAACCGTTCTTTGATTGATTTAGTCCGCCGAGGCGAAATTACCATGGAAAACGCCCTGCTTTTCTCTTTGAATCCGCAAGAACTTAGAATCTTAGCTGGGAAATAATGCAATTTCGTTATAAAGCCAGGACAGGCGAAGGGGAAGGAACCGAGGGGGTGATTGACGCGGCCAATTTGGATTTGGCTGTCTCGTCGCTCCAGCGGCGCAATTTTTTAGTTATATCCATTGAACCTGTAGAAGGACCAGGCGGAGTGGAACGCGTTGGTAAAATCACAGAATGGCTCGGAATCTTTGAAAGCATTCCGATGGAGGACGTTGTAATTTTAACGCGCCAACTCTCCACCCTTTTTGAAGCGAAAGTGCCGGTGGTGGAATCATTAAAAATAATAACCGGAGAGACAGAAAACCGAAAATTGCGCCGCCATATTTCCGACCTTTTGGACGACATTCAGGGAGGTATGCCGATGTCTGGGGCTATGGCAAGGCACCCCGAAGTTTTTTCCAGATTTTACGTGGCGATGATAAAATCCGGCGAAGAATCCGGAAAATTGGAAGATATTTTTAAATTTTTGGCCGACTATCTGGAGCGTTCCTACGAACTTTCCAGAAAAGCCAGAAACGCCTTGATTTATCCGGCGTTCGTTTTATCCACTTTTATTATTGTAATGGCGATGATGCTTGTTTTTGTGGTGCCGAACCTTGCCAATATTTTATTAGAATCGGGGCAGGCCATACCGATTTATACGCGCGCCATTATTGGCTTCAGCGAATTTTTGAGAAGCTTCGGCATAATTCTTGTACTGCTTCTAGCAGTTTTAGCAGTGCTTTTGGCGCGATACGCCAAAACGGACAGCGGCCGGCTTTATTTTTCGCGGCTTGCCATATCCTTTCCGATTATCGGCGGACTTTATAAAAAAATATATCTTTCCAGAATTTCGGATAACCTGCACACACTGCTTTCGGGAGGCATCACGGTGGTACGGGCTCTGGAAATTACTTCAGAAGTTGTAGGCAACGAAGTTTACAGAAAAATCCTTCTGGATTCTATGAATTCCGTAAAAAGCGGCAGCATGATTTCGGAATCTTTGGCCAAATACGCGGATATTCCGCCATTGCTTTCGCAGATGATAAGAATTGGCGAAGAGACCGGTAAACTGGACTATATTTTAAAAAGCGTGGCTGGGTTTTACAGAAGAGACGTGGATAATTTTATAGACAATTTGGTGAGCTTGATTGAACCGATTTTAATAGTGGCGCTTGGTTTGGGAGTGGGGGCATTGGTGGCGGCGGTTTTAGTGCCTATTTATAACATCTCCGCCACTTTTTAACTTTATCCCATCGGAGGAGCCATCGTGGTTATCCACAGCTCGGCTTATTTTAATCCCAATTTTTGGTATACTCTATATTAAGGTCGATTAGCTTTAATTTAATGGCCTTTTAAAATTTTTATGTTTAAAAAACAAAATAAACAAGGAGGTTTTACTCTTATTGAGCTTCTAG